>Briea_p1__coassemble_5460_pt1 | contig 3661 bp, 4 predicted proteins | sample Briea_p1__metabat2_high_PE_017 | metagenome-assembled genome bin Briea_p1 | reverse complement strand
GCAATCGCTTTTAATTCTTTTCCGTTAAAATTATTACGTTGCATTTTGTTTGACAAATTCTGCCGTGTTTGTGATGTAGCTTCTGCGAGCTGTCCCGCCGTCATGTTTTTACGTTTTAGCAAAATCTTTATTTTTTCAGTTGTTGTAAGCATTGCATTCACTCCCCTTCTTTATCTTATAAAGATAACACTATAAAATTTATTTAGTCAAGTTATGTACATGATTTGTCTAATATTTATTATAATTCTAACCTTAAGAAAACAAGAACGTAGGCACACCGTGGATATAAATAACATCCTTGACGCTGTAGAAAGCCTAGTCAATATTATTATTGCACTGTACAGCTTGCGACAGGCGTATAAAAAAGGAAAAGCCCCCACCGACAACAACGACAAAAAATAATCGGTAGAGGGCAAAGGGCGGATTTTTCCGCCCACCTTTTAACAATATTATACCACGGGTCACACTATGAAAACAACCATTATTTTAATTGTTTTACAGTTGCTAGCAATAGATTTCAGCCAGTGGTTAGCAGTCTTGCAAGGGTTCGCTCTTGCCTGCCTTGCTTTATCATTGATGATCAATCAACGCTAGTAGTCGGTAGCACTGGCACAACAATACGCCCGTTACCGTCAACAATGGCTAGACTGTACCCGCATAACTCCGCGACGCGTGCCAGCTCGTCCGCCGTCCAACGGCCACGGCTTAATTTATCTGCAACGCCTTGAGTGCTAGTCCCTAGCATTGTTGCCAGTTGCTTGCGGTCTACTCCTGCTAGGCTAGTAGCAGCCTTAATTGCTATACTTGCTTGTTTACTCATTTCCATCATCCCTATTCTTAACTGCTCTTATAGATTTATTGTTAATTTTTGGTGTCGTCAATTGTAAGCGGGATTACTGTACCATCTTTTGTTTTGAGTTGCACGCAACCACCGCAATAATCAACAATCTTGATTAAATCGTCTATACTCTTAATGCCTCGATTGATTTTAGTAGATGCACTCTGTGGCGTACAGCCTAAAGCAGCTCCCAAACCTCTCCCACTAACACCGGCAGAAACCATAACCATTTTGATTTTGTCTGTAATGCTCATTGTATTCCTCCTATGGTTATATTATATACAAATTTGAGCATAATAACAATATTTTTGTGTAATTTTTTATCACTTTTGTTGATATTTCTATTGGCTGTATATTCAATATAGAGTATATTATACACATAAAATTGAAACAACCTTAAGAAAACAAGAACGTAGGCACACCGTGGATATAAACAACATCCTTGACGCTGTAGAAAGCCTAGTCAATATTATTATTGCACTGTACAGCTTGCGACAGGCGTATAAAAAAGGAAAAGCCCCCACCGACAACGACAACAAAAAGTAATCGGTAGAGGCTAGCGGGCGGATTTTTCCGCCCCACCTTTAATAATATTATATCACGGTTAACACTATGAAAACAACCATTATTTTAATTGTTTTACAGTTGCTGGCAATAGATTTCAGCCAATGGCTGGCAGTCTTGCAAGGATTCGCCCTTGCCTGCCTTGTCTTATCATTAATGATTAATCAACGCTAGTTGCTTACAGTCTACACCTGCTTACTCATCCTTTTATCCTTCCGGTAATATTAATAACTACATCATCTAATATGTTATTTATATACATAATAAAAGGAAGAATGTTCCAATAACTACTTTAAAATTCGATAGATTTAACGCGGTCGATAGCAGCTTTAGCTTCGGCAACTAAACGCTCCATTACTTCTTTGCAAGGCAGAATATCGTTTAAAACATTCAAGCTTTGACCGCACATTACAGTACCGTTAACAATATCGCCTTCCAGAATACCACGCTTATTGGTACCTGCACCCATAGCCATTAATTCTTCCTTCGGTGCACCGGCAACTTCTTTAGCAGTGTATGCATCAGTGAAAGCGTTAGCCAGGCAACGTACACCAAGATTACGGCTGAAACCTGTTGCTACGCTATCGGTATCGGTTGCTTTTACAATAGCTTCCTTCGCTGCAATATTAGCAGGACATTCAGTAGTCAGAAGGAAACGGCTGCCCATCTGTACACCGTCAGCACCCATTAAAAGAGCTGCAGCAATCGCACGGCCATCGCTAATACCGCCTGCTACTAAAACAGGAACGCTTTTTACGGATGGCAGAACATTTTCCATCAGAGCCATAGTAGTTTGTTTACCGATGTGACCGCCTGCTTCCATACCTTCGATAACCATAGCATCAGCACCGGCAGCTTCGATACGTTGAGCCAGTTTTACATTAGGTACAACCGGAATAACCTTAATACCGGCTTCGTGGAATTTAGCGATATGCGGTACAGGGTTGCCAGCACCTAAAGTAACAAAAGCTACTTTTTCTTCGCACAGCATATCAATGATTTCCGCAATATTGGGTGCCATCAACATAACGTTAACGCCAAATGGTTTATCGGTCAAGCTTTTAGCTTTGCGGATTTCTTCACGAGTCCATTCAGTAGTACGTCCGCCACTACCAATAATGCCTGCACCACCAGCATTAGAAACAGCTGCTGCCAGATTAGCATCACTAGTCCAAGCCATACCGCCTTGAATAATCGGATATTTAATACCTAAAAGTTCAGTAAATCTAGTTTTCATATTCGAAGCACCTCGATTCTAATATTTTCGTCTTTATTATATACCAAGATTTCTCATTTTTATAGTGAAAAATTTGGAAAATTTATATTGTATACTTTTTATTCTCAATAACATGTTTAGGTATATATTATATGGAAGAAAAGTGAAATACATCCTCTAAAACAGTTTAAATTATCTAAAATTTTTTCATTTCATAAATTGCAATAAGAAGTTGCACACTTTTTATTCCTAATAATCTTCTTATGTCTATATTATCTATTTAACCCTCATTGATTATATCCAAAGCTTCCTCGACTACATCTCCATCGTTCACTTCTTGCTTTTGTAACTCTTTCTCCAAAAATCGAATACATCTACTTTCTCGTTCTCTTCTTCCACATCTTGTATCGGCGGAATTTCGGGCTCCTTTGGTTCAGCCAGCTCGCCCAACAGCGGAAATAACAAACGGCCAATAGCGCGCCTATAGCGGTGCTCTATTGACCGTGGTGGTTGGTATACTTTTTTATTCATTTTCCCTTTCCAATGGCATCCATTGTTTTGGCAATATTTTCAGCTATTTTTATTTTCTTCTCAGCTGCTTTCAATTCTGACTGCCAAGCTTTCAACACGCTTTCAGGTCCATATTTCTTTGCGTCCTGCACACCAATAAATGCACGATTGCGCTCACAGCTGATTTCTTCTTCAGCCAAGTACCAAGCGGTGTCAGCGATGTTCTCTGCTGTCGGCTCGCCATATACTCCTGCATATACTTTGAGAAACTTTACGACCAAGTTGTGAACTTGCCCTTCTTTAGTTTTTGCATCCGCACCTTTGGCTTCTTGAGTATAGGTGAGGCCTTTGTAACCGGTTAAAGAATTATTAGTTTTGTTGTTTTCCATTATTGTGTCCCCTTTGTATTTGGTGTGCACATGATAGCTCTCGTTATATTTAAAGTCAAGTTGTTTCAGAAAATAAAAAACCACCCCTTTATGATATGTACCCTCTTTACTGGACAAACCGGTAAGGAGGGTATTTTTATGCGT
>Briea_p1__coassemble_1912_pt1 | contig 9485 bp, 5 predicted proteins | sample Briea_p1__metabat2_high_PE_017 | metagenome-assembled genome bin Briea_p1 | reverse complement strand
GCTATGTAAATTATACTTACGATAACAGTAAATAGCTAAAACAGTAATTATCTCCGCGGCTACTGCCATCATAGCACCACGGGACGCAGATAAATATAAGCATCCAAATGCTCCCAACAAGAGTATACCTAAAGGGAGCATATATTTTATTTGCTTGCGATATTCATAAATTAAAAAAATTACAAACGGCATCATTAATTCCCAAAAAGCACCTGCAGCATTAGGATGCCCATACATCCCACCATAACGCCCCAGCAAAGTTTCTTTGTGTAGAAAATAATCTTTAAATACAGTTATTTCACCACAAAACGCACCTAAAACAAAGCCACTTGCACCGACAGCCAAGGCCTGTTTCCATGGTACTTTACCTACTAAGATATAGATAATTAAAAAAGAGGCTATTTTTTCAAAGTCACGCATTACCATACGTACACCTTGCATATTTCCCTGCACTAAAGAGATACCTATTACTGTCAGGACATAAAATAAAAACAAGCCCATTGTAATATTAAAGGTTTTATTTTTTAAATTAGCAAAACGTTCTTTGTCTAAAATGCAGGCTATCAAGGCTAAGCCAGCACCTATACCGGAAAACGCACCTACTCCTGTTGCAACTGCTAAGCCAATAAAAAAGATGGCTAAACATTTAAGTATCTCTAAAGACATTTTCATACCTCACTAAATAAAAGCTTATTATTTTTCAAATTTAGATGGTTTAGGAAATAAATTTTCCATAAATTTTTTTGATTTCATTTTTTCATCTACGCTACAATCATTATTACCATTTAAACAAAATAACATCGGTTTATATTTCATTATTTCATTACGTGTATGCTCACTATCTTCATCAACATAGCTCTCCCAATTTACAGGAAAAATAAAATTTAACATTCTTCGCCACGGTTTAGGATCATTAACTACTTTCAAAATAGCTTTATCCTTATATATCATGTCAAAACTAAATAAATGTCGCTCTATATCATTAAGATTTCTAAATTTATTATGTATACATTTTCGTAATTCAGTTTCATATTTATAATAGGTCTCTAAAAATGAAGTTTTATTATAAGCATCTATATTATGGTGTAATGTAAAATTTAGTAAATCTTTTGAATTTTGTTTTTTCAATAAACACAAAGAATTGTAAACGGTTTTTACATGAGAATATTGATTTTCTGTCACCTCTTCAATGTTAGCCCATTTTACTTGCTTAACTCTGACAATCGGCTTATTGCCAATAAAAAAATCATTTGGAGTAACTTTACCACCAAACATCATATCATCATTACCATATAAAAATTTTTCAGATAAATTAGGTATAAACGCTAAAAAATACTCTATAACACCAGAGTTAAAACATGGTATTACTTCTTTAGGCATAATTTCAGAATGATCTATAATTGTAACTTTATTATAGTTTAAATTTAACCATCTAGGCACTTGTCTATCTGTAACTATAAAAACATGATTAATCCAAGGAACATTTTTTTCTAAAGACCGTAAGGAATATTTTAATTCATCATTATCAAAAAAACGTTTATCTCCATTAACCTCAATATTCTTCTCAGCAGGCAAATATTGATTTTTTCTTTTTATAAATTCAGGATCATTGCCATCACACCATAAATAAACCATATCAATTTTTTCCATTATAAAACTTCCTTCCTACATAGTCTTACCACATTCCTGTAAAATGATGAATGCAATAAGTTTTCTTTGTTACCAACCACTTATCCTTTTCCACTTCAGGTGAAAAATATTCCCGCGGATAAATGTGTAAGCCACAGGGCAATACCTGCTCCTGTCCTTTTAATTTTACCCCATATAGTAACCTGGTAATTTTACTAACAATTTTAGTATTGGCAATTTCCGTATAATCATCATCACAATGTACTATTTGATACCATAACAGCATCTGTCCTATCCAAGGATGATACTGTTTAAACCCAATAGCAGCCATAGCAATCAGATTTAATGATTCATAAGATGTAAAGCCATCATCATTTAAAAATTTATCTAAAGGCTTCAATAATTCCAAATCTGTATCAAAATAAATACCGCCTTCGTAATACAGAGCATGTAATCTAGCTACATCCGAGATAAATGCCCATTTTTTATTTGCCAGAGCTTCCTGTGCAAAGGGATATTTTTCAAACGGGAAATTACTTTCATTCCAACATTTTAATTCACACTCAGGCATAGCTTTTTTCCAAGACGCAATACATCGTTGCACTTTTTCCGGCATTTCCCCACCAAACCAGCAATAATGAATAATTTTAGGAATGGGCTTTTTTCTGTCCATTTTTTCTTGATATGGATTGTGCATTTGCACTAACAACTTATGTTTGAATAAATCTTTATGAAATTTTATTTTTTGTCGTAACTCATTTACATGGTGACGCCAACCGATATATTTTCTTTTTTGATTAATATGTAAGCGTAAAATGTCTTTCAGTTCTTCCTGCTCTAAATAATGTAGATTATACATTTTGTCCTGAAAGAGTCCTTGTATCAAAGCTATATGAATATTGCGGAAACGATCCATATATTTTACCAAAGAAATAAATTCATCTTTGTCCTGTTCAGATACCTTCGGTAGGCAAAATAAAACATGCTTATTGGTTATTTGCAGATAACTTTTTTTTATTTTATTCAGAATATGCCAATCGGTAATCGGTACAATATAGGCATCATTGCCTTCGGCTTGTGTTTTTTCGTAAAGATGATCAAATATCTTCACAACATCAGAACTGGACACAGCTAATTTTTTAGTTGTCATATCTAATAGTTGCTCATTACAATAATCACTAATGCTAAAAACTTGTACTTCCGCTTGCATTTTTTGCAATTTAGTTAATACCGCCTCTGTAAAAGCTAATTTATCTGTAGCTTGCGGATAAATATATATAATAGCAGCCTTCAATCTTTCTTCCATATTCATCACCTATATTTTTTATCCCAACAATTTCTTAACTAACTTTGCCCATTTCATTCGCCACAACTGTCGACTAATCGAATGACCTTTTTTCTTCAAATTAGGTTGCGGCATGGTAACATCCTTATATTCTGTTACCGACAAATACTCATAATATTTTTCATTGAATCCTGCATAAGCAACGTATTCCCAAGGCTTATACCCTCCAGCATAGTGCATAATACAGATATTATTCAAAGCTTGCAATGCTTCCTTACGTAATGATTTTTGCCAAACAATGCGTAACATCATATTAAAAACAGGCGGAATTACATTCCAACATAAAGGCATTTTAGCCCAATTATGCATAAACAGCAAATTTAGAGCGTCTTGATCATGGTGACGGAAATTTCTTGTTGCTACTAAAGCAATCAATTTTTGTGCGTACCCATTTCTTCTCCACGCAGCAATATCCATTACCAAAACACCGGAATTAAAATAAGAATATTCCTTTTTCCACTCTAAATTTTTCTCTTTTTCGGCACATTTACCAGCAGAAGATAAAATTCCGAAATCTTCTGCTGCGGCTACTGGTTTGCCTTGCATATCCATATCCCATAATTTTTGCAAATCCGCTAGCACCAATAAATCACAATCCATGTAAATAACTTTTTGTACATCATCCGGTACTATATTAGGAATATCCAAGCGAAAATATGCCGCACGTGTTAAATTCCCACTAACAAAAACATTTTGCAGTGCCTCTTCATGGGCTTTAATAAAGCTCAAACTTCCCCCTAATTTTTCTACGCTCTTTTGCATTTTTTTCTTATTAATATTATCAATATTATCATCAATGACAAAAAAACGTAATCTGTCCGGACATTGGCAATTAACAAGAGCTGAAGCCATAGCCACAGCCGCATGTTGAGCATAATTTTTATCAGTCGCTAATATAATATTAATTTTTTCAGCCATCATTACGCGGTTCCTTATCCTCACTTATTTTTCTGCTACCTAAAGCAGTCATCAACATCTCACGAGTGTATTTATATTTACTATTCAATAAACTATTGCCTTCATCAAAATGATTAGATTTTACTTGTAATAAGCTGCAAACAGTTTCATAAATTAAGTCATTAGTAAAATAGGTATTTCTTTTGGCCTTAAATTCACCAACTTCATTAGCATATAATGCCTTGTATTCGTCAGATACATAAACGAACATCGGAATCTGCAACGCTTTAAAACCTGCTTGATCTGGATGACGTTTACGATAGGGGTCCCCACCATGATCGGAAAAATACAACATAGCCTGTAAGTTCAATTTTTCTGCTGCATATTGCTGTACTTGTTGTAATACGCTGTCAGTATAAGCCAGGCTATCATCATAATTTAGCGGCATATCAAATTTACCTTTTTCACTAAAGCGGGCAAAATCATACGGATAACGGTTAATGCAATCTTCATGACTTCCCATAAAATGCAGTACAATAAAATTATTTTTATTCGGGTCTACATTGTGCAAGCATTTTAATAAATCTCCATCATATTGATAACCATTTTTAGCCATTTCACTTTCACTAAGCCACACAGCATGATCAGCAGTTTTAGCAACTAAAGTAATTGGTGTATCAGCATCACTAATGTACCCCTGGTTACTGAACCAATATGTTTCATAGCCCGCCTTTTTAGCAATATCGATAACTGTTAGACTTTGATTAAAATCTTTTTTATTATATTGATTTTTCTCCGTTAACGCACGTTCTAAAGATGGAACAGTCTGGCAAACGCTAGTATACGCATGATTAAACAAGATAAAATTGTCATTATTCCGCATGGATTTCAGCCAAGGAGTATTATTATTTTTTACATCGCTATAAGCACTCATGTAATAGGCTGAAGCAGATTCACCGATAACTAAAATTACTGTTGAAGGTTTAGCAAAACGTGGTGTACTAGGTGTAACTGTTAAATTTGCGAAATTAGCATCATGAAATTCTTTAAATTTGTTAGTACGGTCAAAATAGTCCTTCGCAAAAACATAAGCCTGCATAACACCGGTATCTTTGAACATTTTAGCTCCATAGCCAGCAGTAGCTACTACTATTACCAACATTAACGCTAAAGCTTTTTTACCCAGTGCACTATATTCAGTTCTGATATTTTCGAGTGTATTTAATTTATACAAACCATAAAAGGCACTGGCAAATAAAATAATTGTACCTATAATACCAACATAACCAAAGTTCAAAAGTAAATATTCTTTAGCTTCATTCGGATTGGTCTGTAATAAAGCAATAGCTGCTGTTTCGGTAAAGGGGTATTTATAGTAAGCAAAATATAAGATTTGAAATAACGGTATAATTACTGCAAAAGTTTGAATAATCGCACTAAAAAGTCTTTGCACCTTATTATCTCGCCATTGGTGCAGCTTCAAAAACAACAAACGCAAGCTCACTGTAAAAGCAAAAACATACGCACCGAAAGCTTGATCATAGTGTTTATCAATAAATGTCATGCTGTTATGAAAAGCTGACCAATAACAAACCGGAAAAACTATTACCCATAAGAGACCTGTAGTAATATATGGAAGCAAATTTTTATAAGTATATCCGGCCTTGCGCCATAAAAATACCGCTAAAGCTACTGTTAATGCACATGGTAAATACCTGCGCATTTGCAAAAATAAAGTATATTTAGCAATACCTACTGCCGTTAAACCATATGTTAAAACTAATATTAAATAACTGATCAATAACACTAGCAAAAAGTGCTTATTTTTTTTGATAAAACTCATCATCTTTACTCCTCTACTTTTTACTTAGGTTTTACTCTGTAAAATAAAACGGTATTTTACTTTACACATATTTTTTCAAATATTTTACTAATTAGAAATATTTGGTATAATATAGCTTGATGAATTAACTTGAGAAAGGGGGCTTCTTTATGAAAGCCACAAAAATACTAAAAAATATTGCTATGTTCTTAGCCATTTACGCCTTTATAACCTGTTTTTACTTATCCGTTTCGCCAGGAATAACCGAACATGCGATAGGCTTACATATGCGAAGATTTATCTTGGCTACATTCGTATGCCTGCTGCCATATTATTTATGCAAAAAATTCAGCTTCCTTGAGTACCCCCCCCGAGATATTACTCTCTCTCTTATGGACAATAACATTTCCGTTAACGGCGTTTCTTGCTTACGGAAAAACTGCTAGTAGCCTCAGTTATCCCTATGATGTTGTAATAGGTGCGTATATGTTTAGCACTTTGGTACTAAGCAAAATGCTCATTAATACATATCTAAAAAATTATTTTAGAAAGATATTTAAAGTTATTTATATTATACTACAAATACTTTTATTCTGCATTCCTGCAAGCAACATTATCTATTATCTACTTTTCAATAGTCCTATTTCCTCCAACGGTATGATGGTAATTTTCCAAACTAATCCAACTGAAGCTTGGGAATATATTACTTCTATTCCTTTATCAATTTTAAGTTTCAGTTTCATAGCTTTAGCTTTTTTTGCCTACTCTTTGTCTTATTTTAACTTTAAGCATCTGCCTAATATTAATATTTCTGATTTTTCTAAACGCCAATTATATCTTTGTATTGTAATTTTACCGATAATTTTTTATTATACATTCTTTAGTTTATTACCTAGAACTAGTACCGTTAGATTAGCGATAGATACTAATAATTATTTTACATCCATACATGAATATAAAACTACTCGTTTAGATATTCTTCAGCAACTTCATGTAACACAAAATGTCGTATACAACAAACCTCATACTATTATTCTTGTCATAGGTGAGTCAGCTACACGTGATTATATGCATGCATTCAATAAAGACACAGATAATACTACCCCTTGGCTTTCCAAAAAGCAAAATGAATTTTTACTTTTTCCCCATACTTATGCCTGTGCCTGGAATACTGTACCAGCTTTAGAGCATGCGTTAACAGAAGCTAATTATTATAATAATAAGCAGTTCAATAAAGCTATTTCTATTATCGATATTGCTAAAAAAGCCGGCTATAAAACATATTGGTTCAGTAATCAAGGAAAAATAGGCGTTCATGATACACCTATTTCCTTAATTGCGGAAACAGCTGACGTTGCTCACTGGGGTGCCCAAGATACTCCTTATGATATGGGCTTATTCCCATATTTGCAAACAGTCAATAAAAATGAAAATAATTTTATCGTCCTGCATCTTATGGGCAGCCATATCGACTATAATAATCGTTACCCGCAGGAATATCAAAAATGGGCTGACCCGAACACTACCGGCCGCGTAGCTGATTATAAAAATTCTTTATTGTACACTGATAAGGTTTTGCAAAACTTTTTTGAATACGCACAGCAAAATCTTAATCTTGATGCTTTTGTTTATTGCTCCGACCATGGTACTGATCCTAATCGTAGCCGTAATCCTGACGAAAGTCGTTTTATTGTTTTACGTATTCCTATGTTTGTCTATCTTTCCGATGCTTATAAAAATGCTAATCCCGAAATTGCCCAAAACTTAGCTGCGCATCAAAAAGCATACTTCTCTAACGATTTATTATATAATCTTGTTTGTGGTCTTTTTAATGTCCAAAGTAATCATTTAGAGGAAAGCGAAAGCCTTACCTCTGCTAAGTATAAATTTAATATCGATAATGTTAAAGCAGGTTTAGGCACGAAAAATATCAAAGATGACCCAGCTTTAAAACATTAATTTTTCATGGCCTCTGCCTTCCAATCCAGAGGCCATTTTTTATTGTTTTTATTCTTAGAACTTACTTCACATACAACCTCATATCATCTAAATTTTACTTTGTTTATAAAAAGCAATTTCAATTTTTAAGTTTAAATTCATAGAACAAGCTTAATATGCATTTATACAAATAATATTTCTCTATGCTTTATTTTTTCTTGTACATCAAATTCATATTTATTGCTAAATTTTATAAACAGGAGTATCCGATGAATCAATATCTTATTCTTGGACTTTGTTTTTATTTTCTACCATATTCTTTCTATCTAGCTGTTTCCCACGGTTTGGGCCATAAAGCAGAATATTTGCAACTACGCCGCTTTATTCCCTGTGCATTATTAGCAGTTTTACCGCTGTATCTTTTTGCTGTTCCACTAACATATCCGCCCTATCTTTTAATTACTTTTATCGGTCTGTCTTGGATAATTACCTATCCGTTATTATACTTTCTCACTCACCATAAACACTCTTCGGACTTTGGTTTTCATCTAGATATTGTTTTTGGTCTGTATATTATCGGCTGGCTGGCCTCCATCCAGCTTTTGCTGCTGTATTTTGGCCTTTATTCCTTACCGAGCATCATTATTTTATCTCTAGTGGAATTTGCCATTCTAGTGATTCCCTTATTGCAATGGTGTTACTATGGTATTTATAAATTATGCGTAGATGAAGATTCTATTGCACTTCTATTCAGCACCTATAAAAAAGAGGTCATTGAATTTTACCAATCTATGGTGCTATTCATCCAAATCGTTGTTCCCGTAATTTTTATTGCTGCCTTTGCTACTATTATGTACCTCAATACCTTTACGATAGATTTACCTGTCGTTCCTACTTATTATCTTGGTTTAGCAGCTGTAGAATTCATTTTTCTCACCATCTATTTATGGAAAAAACAAAAAGGTGTTTTCATCCGTACCGGTATCATCGAGCTTTTCCTTGATGTCAAAAATTATCTACACGAAACCATGCGTTATACTGAACAAAAAGAGCAACGTATCGCTAACCTACAGGTAAAGCCCAACGTTAACGAAGAAAATCCCCACACCTTTATTATGATTATCGGCGAATCTGCTGCCCGTGATTATATGAGTGCCTTTACCGATTATCCAGAAAATACCACTCCCTGGATGAAAAGCATCAGCCAAACAAAAAATGCTTTTGTTTTTCCCCATGCCTATTCTTGTTATTGTCAGACCGTACCGTCTTTGGAACGTGCTTTAACAGAAGTTAACCAATATAATAGTAAAAAATTCTATGAATCCTGTTCTATCGTCGACATCGCTCAAAAGGCCGGCTATCATACCTATTGGTTTAGCAATCAAAGCTATATCGGCAGTGCCGATACACCAGTAACCCTAGTTGCCCACACGGCTGACACTTCTGCTTGGGTGAAACACAATCGCGAGCAAGCACAATACGACGGTAGCTTACTGGATTATTTAAAAACAGTAAATCCGCAACAAAATAACTTTGTCGTCATTCATTTAAAAGGTAGCCATTTTAACTATATTAATCGTTATCCGCAGGAATTTGCTCAATACAGTAAACCCCATAAATATGATTTAGTACCTAACTATCTTGATTCTATTGCTTATACCGACCATGTTATTCAACAAATTACGGAATATGCCCAAGAAAATTTAAATCTGCAAGCTCTCGTTTACTTCTCTGACCATGGCGTAACTCCTGACCAACGCCGTTCTCCCAAATTTTTCGGTTTCGCAGGTTTGCGTATTCCACTCTTTACCTATTTTAGTGATAACTATATTGCCAAACATCCACAGCTTTACC
>Briea_p1__coassemble_1265_pt1 | contig 14028 bp, 11 predicted proteins | sample Briea_p1__metabat2_high_PE_017 | metagenome-assembled genome bin Briea_p1 | reverse complement strand
GTAACTAAAATGTTTATGGCTGGTTACGTTCCTGGTATTTTGATGGCTGTTTCTATGATGATAGTTGTTGCTATTGTTTCTAAAAAACGTGGTTACAAGCCTTCTCGTGAAAAAGCTGCTACATTTGGCGAAATTATGACCCAGCTGAAAGAATCTATCTGGGCTTTGCTTTTCCCCTTCGGTATTATTGCTGGCTTACGTATGGGTATGTTTACTCCGTCTGAAGCAGGTGCTGTAGCAGTTGTATATTGCTTATTTGTCGGTGTTTTTATTTATAAAGAGCTGAAATGGAAATATGCTTGGCCGATTATGAAAGAAACAATTTACGGTACTAGCTCTGTGTGCTTGATTATCGTTGCTGCTTCTTTCTTCGGTTATTACATGAACTGGGAACGTATTCCGCAGCAGATTACTTCTGCTATGTTGGATTTCACTCAAAATCCGTATATTATGCTGATGCTGGTAAACCTGTTACTGCTGGTTTTGGGTATGTTCTTAGAAGGTGGTGCAGCATTGATTATTTTGGCTCCGCTGCTTGTTCCTGTTGTAACTAAATTAGGTGTAGATCCTGTACACTTTGGTATTATCTGCATTGTTAATATCATGATTGGCGGCTTGACGCCACCATTTGGTTCTATGATGTTCACTGTATGTGCAATTACGGAAACACCGCTTGGTGATTTCTTTAAAGAAGTTCTGCCGTTCATCATTGCTTTGATTGTTTCCCTGTTGATTGTTACTTATGTTCCGAGTCTGGTAATGTTCTTGCCAAACTTGTAACAAAGACTTTAAAAATGACGTCCGTAGCAGGCATTGTCTTGCTTGCGGACGTTTTTTGGTTTATTATTGTATATAGAAATATTTAAGAAAGGTTGTGACGTAATGACAACTGATAAATATATTATGGCGTTAGATCTAGGTACAACTAGTTGCCGTTGTATTTTGTTTAATAAACAAGGTGATATATGTAGTGTTGCCCAAAAGGAGTTTACGCAATATTATCCACAAGCAGGTTGGGTAGAGCATGATGCGGAAGAAATCTGGGCTACTCAATTAGGCTTGATGTATGAAGCAATGGGTAAACTTAATGTGAGCCCGGAAGATATTGCTGGTATTGGTATAACTAATCAGCGTGAAACTACTGTTGTTTGGGATAAAGTAACAGGTAGACCGGTTTGTAAAGCTATTGTGTGGCAGTGCCGCCGTACTGCAGAATATTGTGATTTGTTGAAAATTCGTGGTTATGCAGGTATGTTCCAAGAAAAAACAGGCTTAGTATTAGATGCTTATTTTTCTGGTACTAAGCTGAACTGGATTTTGGAAAACGTGCCGGGGGCTAGAGAAAAGGCCGAAGCAGGACGCTTGCTGTTCGGTACAATTGATAGCTGGATTATTTGGAAATTAACTAATGGTAAAGTTCATGTTACAGATTATTCCAACGCTTCCCGTACTTTAATGTTTAATATCCATACTTTAGAGTGGGATGATGAGATTTTAACTATTTTAGGTATTCCTAAAAAAATGTTACCAGAAGTAAAACCTTCCAGTTGCATTTATGGTACTACGGATGCTAAAATTTTTGATACCAAGATTCCTATTGCCGGTGCTGCCGGTGACCAGCAATGTGCTTTGTTCGGTCAAACCTGCTTTGCTCCTGGTGAAGCTAAAAATACCTATGGTACAGGCGGCTTTATGCTGATGAATACAGGTGATAAGCCGGTAGCTTCTAAAAATGGTTTGGTTACTACTATTGCCTGGGGTGTTGACGGCAAGGTAGAGTATGCTTTAGAGGGTTCTATTTTCGTAGCCGGTGCTGCTATTCAATGGCTGCGTGATGAATTGGGTTTGATTCGCACTTCTGCAGAATCTGAAGAATTGGCTAGCGGTGTACCTGACTCTAACGGCTGTTATGTTGTTCCTGCTTTTGTCGGCTTAGGTGCACCGCATTGGAATCAATATGCTCGTGGTGCTATTGTAGGCTTAACTAGAGGTGTAAATCGCAAACATATTGTCCGTGCTACCTTAGAAGCTATTGCTTATCAAGTAAATGATGTTCTGATGGCTATGAAGGAGGACAGTGGTATTCAATTGACATCTTTGCAGGTTGATGGAGGTGCTTGTGCCAATAATCTTTTAATGCAGATACAGGCAGATATCATTAATGCTAAGGTTGTTCGTCCGCAATGTATTGAAACAACTGCTATGGGTGCTGCTTACTTAGCAGGTCTTGCCGTAGGCTATTGGGAAAATAAGGAAGAAGTTAAAAAGAATCATGTAATTGCCCAAGAATTTATTCCGAACATGGATGCTGAAAAACGTGAAAAAGTTCTGCATGGATGGCATCGTGCTGTGCGTGCGGCTTGCATCCGTCTGCAACCGGAGGAGTAAAAAATTCGCGAAGTCCCTGAATGTTCTGTTCAGGGACTTTTATTTTAAGAAAAACGTTTTAGTTATCTAATTCATATAAGAATGTTAAGCTGGCAAATGCTATATAGAAAAATATCCTCCATGGGGAAAACATTTGTGAAGCTGAAGAAAATCTGCGATATTTGTGTGGATGAGTGTTTTTTATGCTTGAAAACGGCAGCTTTGACTATTTAAAGTTACTTATAAAAGCTCCGAACAATTTTCTAAAAAACTGTTAAAAAGTTCACATATTTATTTGACGCTTATGCAAGCTATTGGTATAATAATAGTGTATACATTGAAGTCGTGAACCCGAGAAAAGATTTTGCTTAGCGTGATTTAAGATAAGATAATTTGCTTGGGTTTTGCTTTTTTCGGAATAATTTTAGGGAGGTAGATTTTCAATGAAAGTAGCAATTATTATGGGTAGTAACTCTGACTGGCCTGTACTTGAGCCGGCAGAAAAAGTACTGAAAGATTTTGGTGTAGAGGTTGAAGTTGTTGTTGCTTCTGCACACCGTACTCCTGATGTAGTACATGAATTTGCAGCAGGTGCGCGTGATCGCGGTGTAGAAGTCATCATTGCTGCAGCTGGTGCTGCTGCACATCTTGGCGGCGTTATTGCTGCTTATACCACTGTACCTGTTATTGGTATTCCTATTAATGCTACTCCTCTTGGAGGAATGGACGCTCTGTTGAGTTTCGTACAAATGCCTTCCGGTATTCCTGTAGCCACTATGGCTATTAACGGTGCTAAAAATGCAGCTCTGTTTGCTGTTCAAATCTTAGCTACCAAATATCCTGAATTAGTAGAGAAATTAGCTGCTAACAGACTGCAAATGCAGGAAGAAGTTAAAGCTAAAGGCGAAAAATTAGCAAAATTAAGAGCAGAAAGCAAATAATTAGTGAGGAGATTTATTGTGGAAAACTTTTTTCAAGATGACAAGCTGCATGAAGAATGTGGCGTATTCGGTATTTTCAGCCACAGCGAGGATGTAGCCCTCAACACCTATTGGGGCCTGTATGCATTGCAGCATCGTGGTCAGGAAAGCACAGGTATCGTTGTTACTGACGGTAAAGAAATGAACATTAAAAAAGGCATGGGCCTTGTTCCTGATGTTTTCAAAGACGGCGTTGCAGATTTGCAAGGCTTTGCGGCTATCGGTCATGTGCGTTATTCCACTACCGGTGCCAGCATGGCTTATAACACTCAACCGCTGAAAGTATATTTTGATGGCGGTAATCTGGCATTGAGCCATAACGGTAACCTTACTAATGCTGGTCAATTACGTGAAAAGCTGGCTAAAGAAGGTGCTATTTTCAATACTACTGTTGATACTGAAGTAGTACTTACCTTGATTGCCCGCAGCAAATGCAAAACCATTGAAGAACGTGTTGCTGAAGCAGTACGTCAAATCCGTGGTGCTTATGCAATTCTGCTGATGACTGATAATAAAATCATCGCTGTTCGTGACCCGTACGGTTTCCGTCCTTTGGTTTTAGGTAAAATGGAAAACGGCTGGTGCGTAGCTTCCGAATCCTGTGCTTTCGACTTAGTAGGTGCAGAGCTGGTTCGTGACGTAAAACCTGGCGAAATGGTTATTTTAGACAGCGACAATTCTGAACCCCGTAGCATGATGTGGGTAGAAGAAGTTCCTGAAAGAACTGCACACTGCATTTTCGAATATGTATATTTTGCTCGTAATGATAGTGTTATCGATGGTCAACCTGTTTATGAATCCCGTATTCAAATGGGTCGTGAGTTGGCTAAAGAAATCCAAGATATTCATCCGGATATTGTTATCTCTGCTCCGGACTCCGGTACTCCGGCTGCTATCGGTTACTCTTTAGAAGCAGGTATTCCTTTCATGGAAGGCCTGACCAAAAACCGTTATGTTGGTCGTACCTTTATTCAACCTACTCAAAAACAACGTGCTAATGCTGTACGTTTGAAATTAAATCCTGTTCGCAGCGTTGTAGAAGGCAAATCTGTTGTTATGGTCGACGACTCTATCGTTCGTGGCACTACTAGTGGCAAGGTTGTTAAGCTGTTGAAGGAAGCTGGTGCTCGTGAAGTCCACGTAGCTATTTCTTCTCCTCCGGTTGTTGACAGCTGCTACTATGGTATTGATACTTCCGAACGTAAGCAATTGATTGCTTCCCGTTGCTCTCAAGAAGAAATCTGCCGTTTCATTGGTGCAGATAGTCTGCATTACATTTCCATGGAAGGTATGAAACGTGCTATCAGCAAAATTAATCCTGATGGACTGTGCTGCGCATGCTTCAATTCCGATTATCCTGATAATGCAGATGTAGTTATTAGCAAAGAACCTTCCAAAAACGATAAAGAGAAATAATTTAAAAATTTAGGAGGCAGTTATGAGCGAAGAAAAGAAACAACTTACTTATGCTGATGCCGGTGTTGATATTGATGCCGGTAATAAAGCAGTAGAGCTGATGAAAGACAGCGTACGTGCTACCTATCGCAGTGAAGTTATCGGGGATTTAGGCGGCTTCGGCGGCTTGTTCGCACTCAACAGCGGCAAGTACAAAGAGCCTGTTTTGGTAAGCGGCACTGACGGTGTAGGTACTAAACTGAAACTGGCTTTTATGGCTGATAAGCATGATACTATTGGTCAAGATGCAGTAGCAATGTGTGTTAATGATATCTTGGTACAAGGTGCAGAACCTCTGTTCTTCTTGGATTACATTGCTGTTGACAAAGTTGATTCTCAAAAAGTAGCTAACATTGTTAAAGGTGTAGCTAATGCCTGCAAAGAAAGCGGCTGTGCTTTAATCGGTGGCGAAACTGCTGAAATGGCTGGCTTCTATGCTAAAGGCGAATATGATATCGCAGGCTTCTGCGTTGGTGTTGTGGACAGAGAAAAAATGATTACCGGTGACAAAGTTAAAGCCGGTGATGTTCTGTTAGGTCTGCCTTCCAGTGGTGTACACTCCAATGGTTTCTCCTTAGTTCGTAAAATCTGCTTTGAAGCTATGGGCTACACCATGGATACTCCTATTGCTGAGTTCGGCTGTACTTTAGGTGAAAAATTACTGACTCCGACTCGTCTGTATCCGAAAACCTGCCTGCCTCTGATCGAAAAATTTGATATCCATGGCATGGTACATATTACCGGCGGTGGCTTCTATGATAACGTTCCCCGTATTCTGCCTGCTGACTGCGATGCAGAAATCGATGCTAATGCTTGGGAAGTTCCGGTTGTCTTCAAAAAATTGCAAGAATGGGGCAATGTGCCTTGGGCTGAAATGTACCGCACCTTCAATATGGGCGTAGGTATGGTTTTAGTTATCGATCCGTCTGAAGCAGATGCAGTTCGTGCTCATCTGAAAGAAGCAGGCGAAACATTCTTCGAATTAGGCAAAATCGTTCCCGGCAGCCAAAAAACCATTATGAAAGGCGGAGTTTTCGGTGCGTAAGATTGGCGTATTAGTCAGTGGACGCGGCAGCAATCTGCAGGCTATCATGGACCGCATTGCCGATGGTTATCTGCCTTTAGAAATTGCTGTTGTTATCAGCGACAAAAAAGATGCTTATGCTTTGGAACGTGCAGAAAAAGTAGGTATTAAAACTATTGTTGTCGACCGCAAGGCTTGTGCCGATAAAGATGAATTTGAAAGCAAAATTACTCAAACTCTGCTTGACGCAGGTTGTGAATTAGTAGTTCTTGCAGGTTTTATGCGTATTTTAAGCGGTGGCTTTGTCAATAAATGGCATCATCGCATTATCAATATTCACCCTGCATTACTACCTAGCTTCCCTGGACTGCATGGTCAAGGTCAAGCTGTTGCTTATGGAGTAAAATTCTCTGGCTGTACTGTACATTTTGTAGATGAAGGTACTGATAGCGGTCCGATTATTCTGCAAAAGGTAGTTCCTGTTATGGACGATGATACTGAAGATACTTTAGCAGATCGTATTTTAGTACAGGAACATATCGCTCTGCCGGAAGCATTAAAGCTCTGGGCAGAAAATAAATTAGAAATCAACGGCCGCAAGGTTAAACTGTTGGCGTAAATATTGAGGTGCGGAAGATGAAAATTAAAAGAGCTTTATTAAGCGTTTCTGATAAAACCGGTATCGTTGAATTAGCGAAATTCTTGAGTGAAAATGGTGTTGAAATCATTTCTACCGGCGGTACTATGAAAGCTATTAAGGATGCAGGTATTCCTGTAACCTATGTAAGTGATGTAACAGGTTTCCCTGAAATCATGGATGGCCGTGTAAAAACCTTGAACCCGAAAATTCATGGTGCTATTTTGGCTGTTCGCAGCAATCCGGAACATATGAAAGCTTTGGCTGAGCATGACATTACTCCGATTGATCTGGTTGTTGTAAACCTGTATCCGTTCCGTGAAACTGTTGCAAAACCGGGCGTAACTGAAGAAGAAGCTATTGAAAACATTGATATCGGTGGTCCGGCAATGGTTCGTGCTTCTGCTAAAAACTTCAAAGATGTTGTTATCGTAACTTATCCCAGTCGTTATGCAGGCTTGATGGAAATGCTGAAAAAAGATGGCGATGTAGACCAAGTTACTCGCAAAGAATTAGCATTAGAAGCATTTACTCATACTGCTGAATATGACGCAATGATTTCTGAATATCTGAAAAAACAATTGGCTAAATAATTTTCTTGTAAATAGGTATGGCTCCGGTCATACCTATTCGAGTAATATTTAGACTAAAGTTAAGAGGTAGGAAAATGAGAATTCTTTTGATTGGCGGCGGCGGTCGTGAACATGCTCTGGCATGGAAATTATCTCAAAGCCCCAAAGTAGAAAAACTTTATGCAGCACCAGGTAATCCCGGTATTGCATTATTAAAAAACTGTGAATGCATTAACTTGAATATTGATGATTTGGAAGGCGTTGCCGATTTTGCTGAAGAAAAGAGTATTGACCTGACTGTTGTGGGTCCGGAAGCTCCTCTTGTAGTAGGTCTGGCTGACGTATTCAAACGTCGTGGACTGCCTGTATTCGGTCCTTCTAAGGCAGCAGCTCAACTAGAAGGCTCTAAAGCTTTCTCTAAAGAGCTGATGGCTAAATATAATATTCCGACTGCATTCTTCAAAATCTGCGAAGATATTGAAACTGCTAAAGCCTACGTTGAAGAAAAAGGTGCTCCTATTGTAGTTAAGGCTGATGGCTTGGCTGCAGGCAAAGGCGTAGTTGTTGCTATGACTAAACAAGAAGCACTGGACGCTATTGACGAAATGATGGCTGACCACAAATTCGGTAATGCAGGTGCACGTTTGGTATTAGAAGAATACATGGATGGTGAAGAAGCATCCTTATTAGCTTTTACTGATGGTAAAACTGTAGTACCGATGATTTCCGCGCAAGACCACAAACGTGTCTTTGACGGTGATGAAGGTCCTAACACCGGTGGCATGGGTACTTATGCTCCGGCTCCGGTAATGACCGATGTTCTGCGTCTGAAAGCAGTAGAGCATGTACTGAAGCCTGTTGTTGAAGCAATGGCCAAAGAAGGTATGCCTTATCAAGGTTGTCTGTATGCAGGCTTGATGATTAAAGGTGACAGTGTAAAAGTTGTTGAATTCAACTGCCGTTTCGGTGATCCTGAAACTCAAGTTGTGCTGCCTTTGTTAAATAGCGATTTGGCTGAAATCATGCTGGCTTGTGCAACCGGTACCTTGGATCAGGTAGATGTAGAATGGTCTGATAAAGCTGCTGTTTGTGTTGTTATGGCAAGCGGAGGTTATCCGGAAAGTTACGAAAAAGGTAAAGAAATTACCGGCCTTGAAGCTGCGGCTGAAGATGCTGATGTCGTAGTATTCCATGCAGGCACTAAAGCTGATGGTGAGAAGATTCTGACCAACGGTGGACGTGTTCTTGGCGTTACTGCTGTAGATAATTCTATTAAGGAAGCACGTGACCGTGCCTATGCTGCAGTAGAAAAAATCAAATTTGATAAAGTTTTTTATCGTAAAGATATTGCATGGAGAGCCTTAAAGAGGTAAAATAGATAAAATATATTAAAATTTAAAAGAAAAGGATGATGAAAGAATGGCTTTTTATTATGATGAACCCGCTCATACTTTTAGTGAGTATCTGTTAGTTCCCGGTTATTCCTCTGAAAAATGCATTCCCGCGAATGTAGACCTGCGTACCCCGTTGGTAAAATTCAAAAAAGGTGAAGAATCTGCTATCACCATGAATATTCCTATGGTTTCCGCAATCATGCAAGCTGTATCCGGTGAAAAACTGGCTGTTGCTCTGTCTAAAGAAGGCGGCGTTTCCTTCATCTTCGGTTCTCAATCCGTAGAAGACGAAGCTGCTATGGTTGCACGTGTTAAAGGTTACCGTGCAGGCTTTGTAACCAGCGACTCCAACATTCGTCCTGACAGTACTTTGGCTGATATTATTGCTCTGAAAGAGCGTACCGGTCATTCTACTGTTGCTGTAACCAGCGATGGCACTGTTAACGGTAAACTGGAAGGTATCGTAACCAGCCGTGATTATCGTCCGAGCCGTATGGATCCTAACACTAAAGTTCGTGAATTCATGACTCCGATTGATAAAATGACTTATGCTGGTAAAGAAACTACTCTGCAAGAAGCTAATGACATCATTTGGAAAGAAAAACTGAACACTCTGCCTATCGTTGACGACGAAGGCCGTCTGCTGTACATGGTATTCCGTAAAGACTATGCTACTCATAAAGAGTATCCGTTGGAATTACTGGATAACAAAAAACGTCATATCGTTGGTGCTGGTATCAACACCCGCGACTATGCTGAACGTGTTCCTGCTCTGGTTGACGCAGGCGTTGACGTACTGTGCATTGACTCCTCTGAAGGTTACAGTGCATGGCAAAAAATTACTTTGGACTGGATCCGTGAACATTACGGTGATAGCGTAAAAGTTGGTGCTGGTAACGTTGTTGACGCTGAAGGCTTCCGCTTCTTAGCTGAAGCAGGTGCTGACTTCATTAAAGTTGGTATCGGCGGTGGTTCTATCTGCATTACTCGTGAACAAAAAGGTATCGGCCGTGGCCAAGCAACTGCTTTAATCGAAGTTTGCAAAGCTCGTGACGAATACTATAAAGAAACCGGCATCTACATTCCTGTATGCTCCGATGGCGGTATCGTTTATGACTACCACATGACTTTAGCTCTGGCTATGGGTGCTGACTTCATGATGCTGGGTCGTTATTTCGCTCGTTTCGACGAAAGCCCGTCCAACAAAGTTAACATCAACGGCACTTACATGAAAGAATACTGGGGCGAAGGTTCTGCTCGTGCTCGTAACTGGCAACGTTATGACATGGGTGGTGCAGCTAAATTATCCTTCGAAGAAGGCGTTGACTCCTATGTTCCGTATGCAGGCAGCCTGAAAGATAACGTTAACCTGACTTTGGCTAAAATTCGTTCTACCATGTGCAACTGCGGTGCTCTGACCATTCCTGAACTGCAAGCTAAAGCTAAACTGACTTTGGTATCTGCAACCTCTTTGGTTGAAGGCGGCGCACATGACGTTCTGCTGAAAGACAATAACAACAGCAACTACCCTAAATAATTTGAGTTAATTGTGACTTAACTTGAACATAAAAATCCGAGCAGTATTTAAATATTGCTCGGATTTTTTCATATAATAAATAAAAAGAAAAGCTGTACTTTTTTAGTACAGCCTTTTTACTATATTAAATTATAATTCTTTAACCCATAGGCCATGCAGATTGCAGTATTCATAAGCTGCTTCTGCTTTTTCATCATCAGTCAGAGCAAATGTAACCTCTGGTTTAGCACCTGGCTGGAGAGCTTTTCTTTGACCGCCGTGAGTGGTTTGTAAATATACCCATTGGATATAGTGCTCAGGAAGCATAGGATGGGCAACACTGCCAACAGCTACATGAACTAAATTGCCTTCGATTGTTACTACAGGAACATGTTTTTCTTGTGCAGCATCAACAGTGTTAGGAACAAGTTCTTTCATAACTTCGCCGCAACAGGTCATCGGTGCTTTGCCGTCAACCACCATACCTACAATATTGCCGCAATGCTTGCAGATGAAGAATTTTCTGTTAATCATATAAATCACACTCCTTAATATAAACTAAATTTTAACGAACAATGTCTTATATTTATATTATACTCTATTATAAGTGAAATAGATAGCAGTTCACAAATAGTTCGGGAATAAGAGGGTGTTTTATAAAATAAATATATTACATTTATTTTATAAAATTAGATTAAATATAATCATACTTCACTTAAATAACTTCCCAAAATACTATTTGCTTTGTGTCATTTAAGAAAAAAATGTGTCAAAGAAATGAAATTAAACCTTGAGGTACATAGCTAAGAGTGATATAATAAATAATAATCAATAATTTTTTTTTTTTTGAAACGGAGTATCAATAATGAAAAAAATATTATTTTTTTTAATGTTTATTTTTGTTATTTTATTTATTTGCGGTTGTTCTAATAATACTAGAAGTAATCGTAATATAGAAGTACCTAATATCATTAAAAACATCAAGTCGGAGTCAATAGATGTAGATGTGTATTTGGATGGTACCTGTTCAATGGGCGGGTATGTAAATTTTTCTTCTAGGACTGTTTATGAAGATGCAGTAAAAAATATTGAAAGGTCTATTTCTACTAATTGGAAAAAAGAAAATATACAATATATTAAATTTGGTGATACTATTAAACCGTTAAGTAGAGATCAGTTTTTGCAATTTAGCAATAGTTCGTTCTACCAAGAGACGGACACTAGCTTACAAGCAGTAGTTAATTCAATGAATCCTGAAAAATTAAATATTTTAATTACTGATTTATTTCAAACTAATCAAGATATTGATAGTTTGATGTTAGCATTAAAAAATAACTGCTTTTCTGATAATACTAAGGCGATGGCTTTAATTGGTGTAAAAAGTCAATTTAACGGAAAAATTTATGATATTGGAAAAAGTTCATATATGCTATCTTATAAAAGTGGCGACGAGAAGACGTCTTATAGACCTTTTTATGTTTTAGCGATTGGTAAAGAGGCAGATGTACGTGAATTTACTAAAGTTTATAGCAAAAATTTAGATTCAGATTTAGTAAAAGTTGCGTTGTTTTCGAAAAATTTGAGTGATGATGTTGTATTAGTTCCTGGTAAAGCAATGCCGAATAACAATAAAGAAAAAATTTCTAATATGGCACAAATTTCAACTATGTTAGGTAGTAATAGTGATATTTTACAATATCGCTTGAATTTAGATAAAGAAAATCCTGGGTTTAATGCTACTTTGGTTGCGAATGATGTTGTAGGTAGTTTACCAAAAGAATTTTCAGGTTTTACTTGTAATGTAGAAAGATGGGAACAAAATACTGAAGCAAAGAAAAATAATAGCTTCTTTGATAAAGTCTTAGGAAAAGATGAACCTGGTGATAGTAATACTAGTGCTGCAAAATTTAATAAAGTTAAGAGTACCGGTTTAGTAGAAATTGCTAGTAAAAGTATTGGTAGAAATAATGATAGCGCTAATGTAGATGTATTATTTAAGTTTAATCCATCCGGTATCAGAAAAACAGAGGGTAAATATCGCCTTAATATTGCTTTATTACCGTCTAAAGAAGAATATGTTAATGCTAATAATATTTTTGACGACTGGAATTTTGTTGATGAAGATATAAATAATAAAGATAAGGTACAAACAATTGGTGCCAAAACTTTACACATTAATGATTTTGTGCAAATGGTAGGGGCATTAAATTATGAAATGAATCAACCTGGATTCTATAATATTTATATATATTTGGAAGCAATTAAATAATGATTTAAGGAGTGTGCAGTAATGAATTGGGTTAGTTTTTTAGTAAAAACATTGTTAGTATTAGTAGTATTGTGGTTATTGTTATTTTTAGGTTATGGCAATTTCGTTTTAGCAGATACTGTAGTTCCGGTTGAAGGTATTGAAGTTGACGAATGGATTAGTAGCTATCAAATGTGTGGTATAATTAGTGGAATTTTAGGCTTTATTTGTGCAGCAATTTGGTTCCAATTTGGTAAAAATTATGCTGGAGAGAATGGTATTAGAGTAAAATTCTATGCTTTATGGATGGTGTCTTTAGTTTTAAGTGTATTAGTTAATGTGATTTTCTTCCCTGAAGCTGTTGAAGGTACAGGTTTTGCTCATGTTTTTGTTATTGTAATGGCTCCGGTTTTATATTGGGTATCTAGCTTGGTGGCATCTGCGCCGGCTGTAAAATATATCCCTAAGGGAGCTGGATTAATCCATAAATAAGGAGAGTAAACATGAGTTATTATTTGATTGGTATAGGTGGTACTGGCGCTAAATGTTTAGAAGCCTTTGTTAATTTATCCGGTGCAGGACTGTTAAAAGATTCTCAGCCGGTAAAAATGATTTTCGTGGATGCCGATGTTTCCTGCGGCAATTTGCAGAGAACACAAAAAACAGTAGATTTATATACAAAAGCTAAAAAAATCGGCTTTTCTGATATCGGTCTGTTTAAAAACACAATTGAGGCTTTTGATCCTTGGTCTCCTGTTCCGGAAAACTGCTCTGATTTAGATGATGTTTTTAGTAGAGTAAGCTTGATTAATAAAAAAGACAATAAAGCTTTAGGTCTTTTGTATGATACTTTATTTACTGAACAAGAGCGTACAACTCCTTTGGATAAAGGCTTTAGAGGCCATCCTGCTATTGGTGCAGCTGTAATGAGCCAAGCTATGGAAACGCAGCAAAATGAACAATGGCAAAAGTTGGAACAGGAAATTAATAATGATAAGGATGCCAAAGTATTTTTGTTTGCTTCTGTTTTTGGTGGTACAGGTGCAGCGGGCTTCCCTACTATTGCTAAAATTTTAAAAAATCATTTGAAAAAAGATGAAGAAGGCAATAGCATTGCTAAGTTCGGTGGTTCTTTAGTTTTACCGTATTTTCAATTCCCTCCTGCACCTACTTCTGAAGAACAAGAAATGCAGGCAAAAGTTTCTGATTTTATTTTAAACACTAAGTCTGCACTTGATTATTACAATAAAAGCGGTGTAATAGGAGATGTCTTTGACAGCTTATACTTAGTGGGCGATAACGATTTGACTTCTATGAAAGAGTTTAGTTTGGGTTCTAACTCTCAAAAGAATGATGCTCATTTTATTGAAATATATGCTGCTTTTGCTGCTTTTGATTTCTTTAACAAGTCAGAATTTGACAAAGCTAGTACTTGGATGATTGCCAGAGGCGATGATACAGAAGAAACTATTGATAAGATTACTTGGGATGATTTTCCGAATGTCTGCATTTCCGGCAATACTAAAGATAAATTGAGTGCTTTTGTCAAATTTTTGTATGTTTATAAAAATTGCATTCTGCCAAGTTTAGAAAAGTGTTCTCGCGATGAAGACGTGAAAAAAACAATTGCTTGGTATAAAGATTTAGTTGAAAAAGATGGAAAAATTAATGTTTACAACGATCGTAATATTATGAATGCATTTACTGCACTTGGTGATTATGCTGAAGCGGTTTTTGAATGGTGGAAACAAATCATCAGCGGTAACGATAGACGTAAAGTTGAATTGTTAAATAAACAAATTTGGACAACTGAAGACTGGAATAAGAGTAAATTG
>Briea_p1__coassemble_976_pt1 | contig 18673 bp, 19 predicted proteins | sample Briea_p1__metabat2_high_PE_017 | metagenome-assembled genome bin Briea_p1 | reverse complement strand
CGTTATGTACGTTTAGCTCATGATTTTGGTTACGAAACTGCTTATGGTCATATGAGCAGTATTGCCGTAAGTTCTGGTGACTATGTAAAAAAAGGTGAAATTATCGGTTACATAGGTAGTAGTGGCTATAGTACTGGTCCGCATTTGCATTTTGAAGTTATTAAAAATGGCGAACAAGTAAATCCGAGTAATTTAATGTAATTTAAATAAAATCTCCGCATTCATGTGGAGATTTTTCTTTTTTCTCGGTATAATATAAAATAATTCAAGGTAAATAACTGTACGAATAGATAATTAATGAGGTGATATAGTTATGAAAAACTTAATTAAACATTCTAGAAATATAGTCCAAGATGCTTTGCAGGGTTTTGTAAAATTACATGCTGATTTACTCTTTTTAGAAAAAGAGAATTTAGTTATTAATAAGCAATTAGCTAATGCAGAGCGTGTTACATTAGTTGCGTTTGGTGCATGTGGTAATGAGCTAGGATTCAGTAGATATGTTGGCGAAGGCTTGGTGGACGTTGCTGTAGTTGGTGATTTATTATCGGCACCTGGACCGCAATCTTGTCTAGATGCTTTAAAGATGGCTGATAAAGGTTATGGTGTAGTATTACTAAACCTAAACCAACTTGGTGATAATTTGTCTGCAGAAATTGCTGCCAAGGAAGCAGAAAAATTAGGGATAAAAGTATCTAGATTAATTGTTTGTGATGAAGTAGTTTTAGGCGAAGGTCCTGATGTAAGACGTGGGTTAGGCGGATGCTTGCCTGTATGCAAAATTATTGGTGCAGCATCTTTAAACGGAAAATCTTTAGAAGAAATTACTAGATTAGCACAGAGCTTTCTAGATAATATGGCTACTGTAACTATAGCCTTTAATGATAAGGAAATGAAATTAAATAGCGGTATTCGTGGAGAAAATGATGGTGAAATTATAGCCTCTACAACATCAGATGCGTTAGCTATAGAAGTAACTAGTATGCTTATTCAAGATTTACAATTGCAAGCCGGTGAAGTTGTTTATACGATGATTAACACTAGTGGTAATATCAATCATATCGAGGCAGCAATTTTTGGACGAGACGTATTAAATGCTTTAGAACAGCATGATTTTGTGTTGGCTTCAATAGTTAGTGGTGCTTTATTTGAAATGCCGGAAACTTCCGTTCAAGTTACGCTTGCTCGTATGGAACAAGAAGTAAAATCGTATTTAGCTGCTCCATGTAATAGCGTTGCCTATAAAATAAAATAATATTTTCGTTGCCGTAAAAGTATTTCATGCTGATTACTTTTACGGCATTTGCAATTTTAATAGCAAATGTGTAATTTAATATACAGTAATGATACAGTTTGTTGGGGAAATAGAAAAATAAAACAAAAATATTTACAACATTAAGGAGAATATTTATAATTACATTATCTACAAGATATGTAGAGTAGTATGGAAGGATGGTAATGTATTATGGTATCTTGGAAATGTGCGAGAATGAAAACAATAGCAACAGTTATGTTGCTTTCCTTGGCTTTAGGAGCTTTTGGATGTGGAAATGAACAAAAAGCGGAAAAGGCTAAGGTGGATGTAGGTATTGTGCAGTTAGTAGAACACAATGCTTTAGATCAAGCTAATAAAGGCTTTGTTGATGGTATGGCTTCCAAAGGATTTAAGGAAGGTGCGAACGTAACTTATGACCGTCAAAATGCTCAGGCTGATCAATCTAATTTGCAAAATATTGCACAGCGTTTTGTAAGCAATAAGGTTGACTTGATTTGTGCTATTGCTACGCCTGCTGTGCAAACTGTAGCCAATGTTACTAGTGATATTCCGATTGTAGCTACAGCTGTTACAGATTACAAAAGTGCAAAATTGGTAAAAGATAATAATAAACCTGGAAATAATGTGACTGGAACAAGTGATATGAATCCTGTAGAGCGTCAGCTGGATTTATTAGTTAAGCTTGTGCCGCAAGCAAAAGTTATTGGTACTATTTATTGCTCTAGTGAGGTTAACTCTCAGTTACAAGTTGATGTTTTAAAGCAAGCTGCTTTAGCCAAGGGAATTACCGTAGAGGAAATAACTGTATCCAATGTCAATGATATTCAGCAAGCTGCCCGCAATTTAGTCGGCAAAGTACAAGCTATTTATGTACCTACTGATAATGTTGTCGCTTCTGCGATGCCTACTTTAACTTATATTACAGAAGAAGCGAAACTGCCTATTATTTGTGGTGAAAGTGGTTCGGTGCATAATGGCGGATTAGCCACTGTAGGTATTGATTACTACAAATTAGGCTTCCAAACAGGTGAGATGGCAGCAGATATTTTACATGGCAAAGCAAAGCCTGCTGAAATGCCGATTCAAACACAAAAAGATTTTAAGACTACAATCAATATGAAAACTGCTGCGCGTATTGGTTTGTCCGTTCCTGAAGAACTCTTAAAAGATGCAGAAATAATAAAATAATAAAAAGGGCTGTCAGATGATTTGGGCAGCCTTTTTCTTTAAGAATAAGTAAAGGAGCGGCAAAAATGGATATGTCTTTATTAATTTCTACTGTAGCCCAGGGATTATTGTGGGCACTGATGGCTTTAGGTGTATATATAACTTTTCGAGTATTAGATATTGCTGATTTGACTGTAGAGGGAAGTTTTCCGCTTGGAGCAGCTGTAGCAGCATCTTTGCTGTCAGGAGGATGCGGTCCTTTAACAGCTTTATTAATGGCAGCTATTGCGGGCGTTTTAGCAGGCGTAGTAACTGGTTTGCTACATACGAAGATGAAAATACCGGCATTATTAGCAGGTATCCTAACTATGATTGCTTTATATTCAGTAAATTTACGTATTATGGATAAAGCTAACTTATCTCTTCTTGGTGTTGATACTCTGTTTAAAATTTCTCAAGTATATTTAGGTATCAACATGGGACAGACCATATTTATTGTTGGTGGTTTTATTACTGTTTTATGTGGGTTGATTTTATATTGGTTTTTCGGAACACAGTTAGGTGCGGCGATTCGTGCGACCGGTTTTAATCAACAAATGATTCGTGCTCAAGGTGTGGATACAGATATTACTATTATTTTAGGTTTATTGCTAAGTAATGGCTTAGTGGCTATGTCTGGGGCTTTAGTTGCTCAAGCTAATGGCTTTGCTGATGTGGGTATGGGTACTGGTACTATTGTTATCGGTCTAGCTTCTGTGATTATTGGTGAAGTACTTTTTGGTACACGTAGTTTTAAAAATTGTTTGATTTCTGTTGTTCTTGGTTCTATTGTTTATCGTATTGTCATTGCTTTAGTTTTAGCGATGGGGATGCCGCCCAATGACCTTAAATTATTTACTTCGGTCTTAGTAGCGTTGGCTTTGTCCATGCCGCTATTTAAGGAAAAACTCAATCGTAGGAAGGCGGTAAGATAAATGTTGCACATAGAAAATATTTACAAAACATTTTTCCCAGGAACAATTAATGAAAAAAAGGCTTTGCAGGGATTGTCTTTACATCTTAATCCAGGTGATTTTACAACAGTTATCGGTGGTAACGGTGCTGGTAAATCGACTACTTTAAATGCGATTGCTGGAGTTTTTCCAATAGACCAAGGTAAAATAATTATTGATGGTGTGGATATTACGAGACAGCCAGAACATAAAAGAGCAAAATATATTGGTCGCGTTTTTCAAGACCCTATGTTAGGTACAGCGTCAGGCATGATGATTGAAGAAAACTTGGCTTTAGCTGCTCATCGTGGTGAAACTCCAGGGTTATGTTGGAGTTTACCGCAAAAACAACATGATTATTTTTTCGCAATGTTGAAAGAGTTAGATTTAGGTTTGGAAGAACGAATGAACACAAAAGTAGGTCTTCTTTCCGGTGGTCAGCGTCAGGCTTTAACTTTACTGATGGCAACTTTAAAAAAACCTAAATTATTACTTTTAGATGAACATACGGCAGCATTGGACCCTAAAACTGCTGCTAAAGTGTTGGATTTAACAGAGAGAATTGTTAATAGAGATAATTTGACTACATTGATGATTACGCACAATATGCGTGATGCTCTGCGGTATGGCAATCGTTTGATTATGCTACATAACGGGCGTATTTTAATTGATGTACAAGGTGAAGAGAAAAAACATCTAGAAATAGCAGATTTGCTGGCAATGTTTGAACAAGCAAGTGGTGCAGAAATGGCTAGTGATAGATTATTGTTAGGTTAATTTTTAGCAGAACTGAGAAATCAGTTCTGTTTTTTCTATTTTTCTTTATTCTATGTTGGTAAATTAACATTTATGAATTATAATATAAACTATTGAACGATAATTTGGAGGGTAATTTATGACTTATGATTATGCTCGCTTGAAAAATATCAAGTGTTTTCTTTTTGACATGGATGGAACAATTAATTTAGGTAATGAGCTGATTCCGGGAATGGAAGGTTTTTTTGATAAACTAAAAGCAAGTGGTCGTGAATATTATTTATTGACTAACAACTCTTCCCGCAGTCATGATCATTATGTACAAAAAATGAATGGCTTAGGTATTCCTGTAAAGCGTAAAGAAGTATTAATTTCTTCGGATGCTTTGACTAATTGGATGCAGAAGAATAAGCCTCAAGCTAAATTGTTTGTTTTGGGTACACCGCAATTATTAGCAAGTATTACTGAAGCAGGCTTTACTTTAGCGGAGAGTATTGATGATGCTGTAGATTATGTTGTGGTAGGCTTTGATCAAACTTTGACTTATGACCGTTTAAGCACTGCCTGCCGCTTGATTGACAAAGGTGTTCCTTATGTAGCTACTCATCCTGATGTACGTTGCCCGATTGAAGGTGGCGAATTTATTCCTGATACAGGTGCGATGATTGAGCTTATCAAAACTGCGACAGGTAAAAGTCCGTCCATGATTTTCGGTAAACCTTATCAATATATGGTTGATGTAGTTTTAGATAAAACAGGCTTTAAAAAAGATGAAATTGCCATGGTTGGTGACCGTTTAAGTACTGATATTGCATTTGGCTTAAATAACGGAATTTTATCAGTTATGGTACTGACAGGTGAAGCTACTATGGATGATGTGGAAAACGGTGCTATTAAGCCTGACATCGTCTTACATCATGCCAAGGAAATTTTAAATTATTTATAAGCGAGGGATAGCAAATGGCTATTTTGGAAAAAGAATCTGTTTTTACCGATGATCTTCGTCTTGTTCCTGCTGCTGAATTAGAAAAGCGTTTAGTAAATTTCCGCAATGCAATGGATGTTACTCATCCTGGTTGGGAAATGGTAGCAATCAGCCATAAAGTAAGCATGTATTATTTTACCGGCACTATGCAGGAGGGTGCTTTAATTATCCGTCCTGACGATGCGGTTTTGTGGGTACGTCGTAGCTATGATAGAGCGTGCAAGGAATCTCATTTTGCTGATATTCGTCCCATGCATAGCTTCCGTGAAGCAGCAGCTTTTTATGGCAGCAGTCCGAAAATTATGTATATCGAAACCAAGAAAGCAACTGTTGACTGGGAACGTATGCTACATAAATATTTTGCGTTTGAGCAATTAGAGGGTATTGATAATGTCATTCAAGATATTCGCATGATTAAAAGCACTTATGAGCTGCAGATGATGGAAATCAGCGGTGCTATTCATGAAACTGTTTTAGACGTTATTGCTCCTAAAGTTATAAAAGGCGGCATTAGTGAGGCACAGCTGGCTATTGATTTATATAGCGAAATGGTAGCTCGTGGTTCTCATGGTATTGCTCGTTTTAATCTGCCTATGGGTGAAGAGGTTATCGGTATTGCTGCTTTTGGTAAGAGCGGTCTTGTACGTACTGCTTTTGATGGCCCTGGTGGAACTAATGGCACTTGTATTGCTGTGCAATCCATCGGCAATGCTTTTCGCAAATTAAAGTCCGGTCGTCTTGTTTATTTGGACATTCCTTGCGGTGTAGATGGCTATCATACAGATAAAACTGTAGTTTATTATTATGGTGATATCAAGAAGGATGAACAAGCTGCCCAAATTTTGGAAGCACAAAAACGTTGTCTGGAATTAGAACAAGAAGTAATTACTCGTTTACGTCCTGGTGCTGTTATTGAAGATATTTATTTGAATACTATGGCTAAATTCAATAATATTTATGGTGATGCATTCATGAACGGTGGTAAATTTTTGGGGCATAGCATTGGTTTAGTGATGGATGAAGCTCCTGCTTTAGCAAAAGGCTTTAAACAGGAAGTACAGCCGAACATGACATTTGCTGTTGAGCCAAAAATTGCCTTACCTGGTTTAGGTATGGTAGGTACGGAAAATACCTATGTCGTTACTGAAAACGGTGCTCGTTCCTTAACAGGTAAATCTCACGAATTACGTATTTTAGGTTAAAAATAACCCCTCTGAAATTTCAGAGGGGTTTCTGTTCTTTTTAAGCTTGCAGCTCAGCGGCATTTTCAATGAAATGTACACCTGCTTGATCCATTTCTTCCATCGCCTGCGCAATGGTTTCTTCAGCAATACCACGGCATGCTGCTTTGTTTAAGATAACTTCAAAGCCGACTTGACGTAGCTGGAGGACAGTATTTTTTACGCAGTAATCAGTGGCCAGACCACCGCAGATAACAGTAGTAATATTATGGCATTTCAGATATTCAATAACACCGGTGGATAAAGTGTTTTTCAGATCATGGTAACAAGCACCATAGGGATGTTTGTCAGGTTCAATACCTTTGAATACTTGAAAATTATATTTTTGTGGGTCGAGACCGTCAATAAATTCAAAACCTTTAGTGCCGATGATAGCATGTGCAGGCCAACGCAAGTCTAAATCCGGATAACCTTCGATTGTTGTTAGAGGAGCATGTTCTGCATCACTAATCCACAATGCACAATTACTATGTGCATCACGGGAGGCAATGCGTAAGGAGGCAAATTCAGCTTGGGCATTTAGCTCCGGAGCAATTTTGTCGCCGTCTATTACAGGGAGTTCATCAGGACATACAGGAGTAAAGGTATTTTGGGCATCGATATCAAATGAAGCAATATATTTTTTTTCTGGCAAATTCATCAAACACACTTCTTTCTTTGTAAGATTATGCTTATTTTAGTATAAAATGCTCTTTTTAGCAAATTTTTTAGGAAAAATAATAAAAATTTTAAAATAATTAGCACTCATATATTGACAGTGCTAACAAAAGGTGATATAACATAATCGATGAAGGAAAGAGAAAGTAAGGGGAAGCCCCGAGAATCTTCCGGAGTCAATGAAATCAAATAATACTTGCAGCATCAACATGAAAAAATGCATACTACAAGCTAAACAATTGGAGGAATGACTTATGATGATGCCTAGTGTATTTGGCGAAAGCTTATTTGATGACTTTATGGATTTCCCGTTTGAAAAAGAATTCTTCAGCCATCGTAATCCGTTATGTGGTAAACATGCCCGCAACATTATGAAAACTGATATTAGAGAATTGGATAAATCCTATGAAATGGATATCGACTTACCTGGTTTTAAAAAAGACGATGTCAGTGCTAAACTGGAAAACGGGTATTTGACTATTACCGCTGCAAAAGGATTGGACAAAGACGAAAAGAATGATCAAGGCGTTTATATCCGCCGTGAACGTTATGCAGGTCAATGCTCTAGAACCTTCTATGTTGGCGAAGGTGTAAAACAAGAAGACATCAAGGCTAAATTTGAAGATGGTATTTTGAAAGTTACCGTGCCTAAAGTTGAGTCGAAAAAAGTTGAAGACAAAAAATATATTGCCATTGAAGGCTGATTGTTAATTAAAGTTTAATTCAGTTCATCCTTTCATCTTGACTGCCGAAAAAACAGTAATGTTTTCTCGGCAGTTTTTATGTATAAATTATAGAAATTCTTTAAATCTAGCTTATGAGTTGACAGAAAGGGTGTTATGCAATATTCTATAAACTATGAAGAGTTTAATTTTTATTTTAATTTTATGTATGAATATTGTTGCTGGCTGTGGCAGTGACCATGCGGAAATGGAGCAGGGAAAGTTGCAGGTGACTGCTAGTTTTTATCCTATGGCGGAATTTACTAAGGCTGTAGGTGGTGAGTACGTACAGGTAACTACTTTGGTTCCGGACGGTGCCGAGCCTCATGACTGGGAGCCGTCGCCTCGTGATTTGACACGTTTAGGCAGATCCCATGTTTTCGTTTATAATGGTATGGTAGAACCTTGGGCAGAGCAGGCTTTGGCTGCATTAAGCGAACGTAATATTCTTCCTGTGGAGGCAGGTAATGCTTTATTCGCACGTGCAGGTAAGCAGGACCCGCATGTTTGGCTGAGTCCGAAAAAAGCTATGATAGAGGTGGAACGCATCCGCGATGCTTTATGTCAAGCAGATCCACAGCATGCAGAAGCTTATAGGCAGAATAGTGCGGCTTATTTAGCTAAATTACGTCAATTGGATGCTGATTTGATGGCGGTAGCTGCTAAAGCTTCCAAGAAAGTATTTATTACTGCTCATGCGGCTTTCGGTCATTTAGCAGATGATTATGGACTGCGTCAGCTTAGTGTAGCCGGCTTATCGCCAGAGGCAGAGCCTACTCCTGGAGATATGCAACGCCTAATTGCAATTATTCAAAAAGAGCATGTACGTTATGTATTTTTTGAAACCTTAACGGACCCTAAAATTGCTCGACTTTTAGCACAGGAAACAGGTGCTGAAACTGCTGTTTTAGATCCTTTAGAGGGTTTGGATGATGAGGGCAGAGCCGCAGGTCTTGATTATTTAAGCATTATGGAGCGTAATGTACATAATTTAGAAAAAGCTCTGCAGGAATAAAGGAATGAAGTAATGGAAAAAATAAATAATATTATTCAAGTACGCAATTTAGGCTTTGACTATGGTGAAGGATGGGTTTTTCATAAGTTAGATCTAGAGATTGCACAAGGTGATTTTGTGGCAGTTATTGGTGCTAATGGTGCTGGAAAATCTACTTTATTAAAAATGCTAGCCCATGTTATGCCCCCGACTGCAGGAGAAATTGATTATTACGGTCAGCCTATTGAGCGTTTCAAGGATTGGCATAAAATCGGTTATGTACCGCAAAATCCTGCCAAGATGCAACGGGCATTCCCCATTAGTGTAGAAGAGGTCGTGTCCTTAGGTTTATTAGAGCCTGGTCGTTTGTGGCAATGCTTTAATCATAAAGAAAAAATTGCAGTTGAGAAGGTTCTGAATGATTTTAAATTAAATGATTTGCGTTACCGCAAAATAGGTGAATTAAGTGGTGGTCAGCAGCAACGAGTATTTTTGGCTCGTGCGATGGTGCATAGTCCAGAGATTTTATTATTGGATGAACCGGCAACCGGTATTGATACTGCTTCTAAAGCCGCTCTTTATGATATGTTGAAGGATATTAATAGACAACAGGGTGTAACCATTGTTATGATTTCCCATGATTTAGAATTGGCCGCTAAGGCCGCTAAGAGCGCTTTATGTATTGACCATGGTATTTGTTTCCGTGGCGATGTACATGCAGCTTTGCAGCATCATCATAAGCATGGTTATTTTTATAGATGAGGAACTGATAAATGTTAGAAATGTTAGAAATGGAATTTATGCAGCGTGCTTGGTTGGCCGGTCTGATTATGGCGGTAATATGTCCTTTAATCGGCAGCTTTTTAGTGCTACGTCGTCAATCTTTAATTGGTGACGGTTTAGGTCATATTGCCTTTGCCGGTGTTGCCGGTGGTGCTTTATGGGGTTATAGTCCAGTATTGAGTGCTGCTGTAGCCACCGTTTTCGGTGCACTAGCTATTGAGCGTGTACGTGTACGCATGAGTGAAGCTGCTGATATGGTTTTGGCTATCTTCTTTTATAGCGGTATGGGCTTAGCGGTTATTTTTACTGGCTTGAATAAAGAAGGCGGTTTCAATTTAGGTAGTATTTTGTTCGGTAGTCTGATGACCGTCAGCAGTAAGGATTTAATGATTGTTGCTGCTTTAGGCTTATGTACGATTCTTTTCGTCGTACTTTTTTACCGCCCGTTGCAGTATATTACTTTTGATGAAGTTTCCGCTAAAGTGGCAGGGTTACCTGTTGAATGCTTGAATTTACTTTTAGCTCTGTTGACTGCTTTAACTGTTTCTTTATCCATGCGGATTGTGGGTTTATTGCTTGTTTCTGCAATGATGGTTATTCCGGTAGCTTGTGCACTACAGACAGCACGTAGCTTTGCCGGTACTATTGTACAAAGTATGTTATACGGACTATTTTCTGTTATTGTCGGCTTAACAGTTTCATATTATGCCAACCTAGCTCCAGGTGGTACTATTGTTTTAACAGGAACATGTTTATTTTTGCTATCTAGTATATGGCAGAAAAAACGTGCAGGTAAACCGATTCCACCTGGCCAATGTCGTTGCCATGTATGTGATGAGGAGGCGCAAGCCGATGATGAGGGCTGATTTACACGTCCACACTACTGCTTCTGATGGAACCTGGACACCGCAGGAGTTGATTACGGAAGCACAAAAAATAGGCTTGGGGGCTTTAGCTGTAACTGATCATGATAGTATTGCTAATGTTGCTGAAGCAGGTAGATTAGCTAAAATTGCAGGTATAAAATTTTTGCCTGTTGCTGAAATATGCTCTACTAAAGCTAATCTTTCGTTTCATATTTTAGCGTATGGCATTGATATTAATAATAAGCCGTTATTGGAGCTTTTACACTATAATGAACAGCTTTTAGCACAAAAAGATGTTGATAGTATCGCTTTATTAGAAAAAGAAGGTTGGTCTGTAAGCAGTAAAGAATTTGCAACTTATAACTACGATAGACGTCGCGGCGGTTGGCGTGCTCTAGCTTATTTGATTGATAAAGGCTTATGTACAGGTGTGAATGATTTCTTTAAACGAATTTTTACACCTGAGCATGATTTAGGATTTCCGATATTTCCTGCTATCAGTGAAGTAATTAAAGTTATTCATGGAGCAGGTGGAGTCGCTTTATGTGCTCATGCTGCCAGCGGTTTTCACGGACCTGGTTTAGAAAAGGTTATGAATTTGCTAGCAGATGAAGCATTTGATGGTTTTGAATGTTATCATTCAGGGCATAATGAAGAGGGGACTGCACGACTTTTAGCTCATTGCCGTAAGCATAATTTATTAATCAGCGGTGGCAGTGATTGCCATGGTACTTTTGTTCCTAATAGAAATTTAGGCGAGCCTTATGTGAATACCAATATGCTGTGTTTAGGTGGATTACTATAAATTTTTATAGTGATTATTAATAATCAACAGTAGCTTTGCGTAAAATATAGTAAAAGTGTAATATATGAATCATAATTTTTGAGTTTAAAAAATTTTTTATGATTTTATTAGAATTTATTTACAAGTATATTAGAGAGTGATATAATTCCTCCATAAACAACAATGGCGTTGTTAAGCAGATGCTTTAGGCCGTTGTTGTTTTTTTGTTTCTAAAGAAAAATTAAATAGTGCTTTTATCGCGTGACCGTTGGCTGCCGTAGATATAAATAAAAAAGGCAGTTCGCAGAAGCGGCCATTTGAGGGGACTTTTGGAGATGCTAAAACAATAAGCACTGCCAGCTGAGGGGCTGGACAGTAGCGTCGCGCGAGCCAATAAAAAAAACCAGCTTATCTTTTCAGGTAAGCTGGTTTTTTTATATGTTTTAAACGATTTTACCGCCGCCGACTACTACGTCACCGTCGTACATAACTAAGGACTGACCTTTAGTTATAGCACGTTGTGGTTCATCAAAGATTAACTCTAAGGTATCTGCATCAGGTTGAGTAACAGTAGCCCATTGCTCCTGTTGATGATAACGGATGCGTGCCTTGACACGACGAGGTTCGGTAATTTTATCGCAGTCAATCAAATTGATTTCTTTAGCAATTACTTTAGTACTGAAGAGCTCTTCGTTAGAGCATAAAATAACAGTATTATTTTGGGGATTAATAGCTTGAACGTACATAGGTGCTGGTAATGCTAAGCCTAAGCCTTTACGTTGGCCTACAGTATAATGGATAATGCCTTTATGACGACCTAAAATATTACCATTAGTATCGATAAAATTGCCCGGCTTAAATTTTTTGCCGGTACGTTTCTCAATAAAAGCAGCATAGTTACCGTCGGGAACGAAGCAAATATCCTGGCTGTCCTGTTTATGGGCAGTAACAAAGTTATGCTTTTCGGCAACCTCGCGTACTTCTGGTTTCGTCATAGCACCCAAAGGAAATTGTGCGTGCGCTAACTGCTCTTGAGAAAGACTGTAGAGCATGTAGCTTTGGTCTTTTTTGGGGTCTACTGCTTTTAATAATAAATAACGTCCTTTAGTTTCGTCATATTTAATACGTGCATAGTGACCTGTAACAACAAAATCACAACCAATTTCTTGTGCTTTTTGGAAAAGCTGACCAAATTTTAAATAACGATTGCAGTCCACGCATGGATTAGGAGTTCTGCCGTTAACATAAGCATCGATAAAACGGTTAATTACTTCTTTGCAGAAGGTATCACCGTAATTTAAAACAGTATGCTCCATGCCTAAGCCGGCGCAGATTTTACGTGCATCCTCGATATCGTCGTTATTACAGCATTTGCTTTCGCTGCTGAGAGCAATATCTTCTTTGTTAAAAAGTTTCATGGTTACGCCGCTGCAGGAATAGCCCTGCTCCAGCATTAACATTGCAGCAACGCTAGAATCAACGCCACCGCTCATAGCGATAATAGCTTTCTTGTTCATGTTAAATTCTCCTCTTTGGCTGCATAATGTCTGCAGAGGGTGAAAGCCTCGTGGTTAAAGTAACAGCCTTATAAATATAAATTATATCATAAAATTCTACGTACATCACCGCGGTCACAAACAATTCTATAGCCTGCATTTTGTACATGAATTTTAAGTTGTGCTAATCCTTGTGCGGCTTCATCCCCTGTACATATTTTGTCTTTGTACAATTGGTAAAACTTGCGCACATCAGTGGGGGATAAATTAGGCATGACAACATTGCCTCCTGCCTGTAATCCTAATTCGCGTCCTTGAGGATCAATGGTACCTAAAGCCGTTGTTGACGGCAGCAAAGCATAAGGGAATAATAGACGTAAGAGGGACAGCATACGCAGTGTTTGCTTTAGTGTGCCGCTGGCATAATCCTTAAACGGTGTTTGTTCGTGGGTGATATAAGGACCGATACCAATCATGTCAGGCTGTAGCTCTTGTAAAAAGCGTAGATCCTGTAAAAGGTTTTCTGCTGTTTGCCATGGTGAACCGACCATAAAACCGCTGCCAACCTGATAACCAATATCCTTTAAATCAAATAAACAACGCTTGCGGTTTTCAAGGCTCATTTGTGACGGATGAAGTTTTTGGTAATGAGTGTTATCGGCAGTTTCGTGACGCAATAAATAACGGTTCGCTCCGGCATCAAAATAAGCCTGATAGCTTGCGCGACTTTTTTCGCCTATGGATAGAGTAATGGCACAATCAGGATGTTGAGTGCGTATTGCTTCTACTAGTTCGCAGATTTTAGCATCAGTAAAATATGGGTCTTCTCCTCCTTGAAGGACAACGGTACGGAAGCCCAACTGATAACCTTCTTGGCAGCATGACAAAATTTGTGCTTTGTTTAGCCGATATCGATGAGCTGTTGTATTTCCTGCACGAATACCACAGTAATAGCAATTGTTTTTGCAGAAATTGGTAAATTCGATTAAACCGCGGATATAAACAGTATCACCATAATATTGACGCCGAATATTGTCGGCAGCCTGAGCAAGTAAAGCATTTGTGTTATCTTCTGGTGCTTTGATAATTGTCAAAAGCGCAGCATCATCAGCATTATGATATTGAGCTAGTTTTTCAATAATTTCTGCAACGTTGCTCATAGATACCTCCAGATAAAAATCATATTTAAATTATATGATATGATTATGCCTGCGTCAAATGGTCTTCTTTTGATAAATTTGTGGCGCTTTTAGACGAAAAAATCCCTGTGACTATGATAGTCGCAGGGATTTTTTTATCAGCTTATTTTTCTACTAAAGCCATACCGGCTTCTAAAGCTTTTTTATTAGCTTCTTCAGTTCCTTTAGGAACACGGTTTAAAACAGCTTGGGTAATAGCTTCTTTGGATACGCATTTGGTCAGTGCTACAACTGCACCTAAAGCAACAATATTAGCAAATAATGTTTTGCCGCAAACTGTATTAGCAGTATGGGTTATTGGCAGATCTACACGTTTACCGTAAGTTCCAGGTACTTCATGTACGAATAAGGTATCGGTAATAACTGTAGTGCTGGCATCACAGTCAGCGGTATATTTATTAGCTGCTTCCTGACTCATAACCAGCAAAGTGTTCGGGCAGATTACACGACCGAAATGAATAGGTTCATCAGAAATGATGGCTTCTGCTTTAGAGGAGCCGCCACGAGCTTCAGGGCCATAGGATTGAGATTGAACAGCCAGCTTGTCATCTAAGAGGGCAGCTTCAGCTAAAATAATACCGGCGGTGATCAGACCTTGGCCACCGGTGCCGGAAAAACGAAAGCTTTGTCTCATGATTATTTTCCCTCCTGTGCGCGTTTGATTAATTCATCATAAGCTGCTGTATATTCTTGAACGTCGTTATTTTCATAAAGAATACCGATGGGGAATTTACCAGCAGCAATAGCTTCAGCTTTTTTATCTTCATCCATTCTGTCCCAAACAGCTTTAAGAACACCATGGTCACGTTGCCAAGCCATCATATCAGCAGGTCCGCCCATTTTATTTTGGCGACCAAAGGAAATCGGGCAGGCACTGACAACTTCGATAATGGAGAAGCCTTTGTGTGCAATACCTTTAGCAATAGCATCAACGAGCTGCGGAACATGGAAAGTGGTACCACGTGCAACGAAGGTAGCACCGGCAGCTTGTGCCAGAGCTAGCAGATTGAAACTTGGTTCAATAGTATTATACGGAGCGGTGGTTGCCTTAGAGCCGATAGGAGTCATCGGAGAATATTGACCACCGGTCATACCATAGATGCTGTTGTTATAAACAACTAAGGTTAAATCGATATTGCGGCGTGCAGCATGGATTAAATGATTGCCGCCGATTGCGGTGCAGTCACCGTCGCCGCTGCAAACGATAACATTCAAATTAGGATTACCCATTTTTACGCCAGTTGCAATAGGCAGTGCACGGCCATGCAATGTATTGGCAGTGTTGAAATCAAGATAGCCGGAAGCACGGCTGGAACAACCGATACCGCTGATTACAGCAACATCGTCTTTTGACAGACCTTGCTTATCAATAGCTTTTACAATTGCACCGGTGATAATACCATTACCGCAGCCGGGACACCAGATATGAGGCAGACGACCCGGACGGAAATATTTATTAATTAAATCTTCCATTACACTCATTCTATAATTCTCCTCTCATCTGATTAGGCCATAGCCTTTTTGATTTCAGCTAAAAGCTGAGCAGGAGTAGCAGATTCATTGTCATATTTAGCATAGAGGCTTACAGGAACTTTGCCGGCTACTGCACGTTCTACTTCCAGAACATATTGGCCGCAGTTAAGCTCGTGAACCAAGATGCCTTTAACCTTACTTGCTAATTCTTGCATTTGTTTTTCAGCAAAAGGCCAGATAGTGATAGGACGCACAAAACCTACTTTTAAACCTTCAGCACGAGCCATATCAACTGCTTCATATGCAGTACGGGCAGCACCGCCGAAAGCTACAACAGCAAATTCAGCATCTTCCATTTTATAGTTTTCAACTTGAACGATATCGTCAAGGTTATCTTCTAATTTAGTACGCAAACGATCTTGAGCAGTTTTAGTAGCTGCACCAGTACCTTTGGGGAAGCCTGTTTCATCGTGAATAAGACCGGTTACATGCCAACGATAACCACTGCCGAAAGAAGCCATCGCCGGAACTTTAGAGCCTTCGTCACAGCCATAAGCCAAGTAGTCTTCAGGAGCGCATTCTGGTTGTTTGCGTTCTGCTTGCGGAATATCATCATAATTATCGGGTAATTCGATTTTTTCACGCATATGGCCAATGATTTCATCCATGAGGAGAATAACTGGGCAACGATATTTTTCAGATAAGGCAACTGCACGCAAAGTTAAATCGAAACATTCCGGAACACTGGATGGAGAAACAGTAATCAGCCAGTGATCGCCGTGAGTACCCCAACGTGTTTGCATAACTTCACCTTGAGCTGGGGAGGTTGGTTGACCGGTAGCAGGACCAACACGTTGAACATCAACGATAACACAAGGGATTTCAGCGGAGCAAGCTAAGCCCAACATTTCTTGTTTCAAAGAAAAACCAGGGCCGCTAGTAGCAGTCATTGCTTTTTTGCCTGCCATAGATGCGCCGATAACAGTACCTAAACCAGCAATTTCATCTTCAGTTTGCATAAATTTACCGCCAACTTGAGGCAGGCGAAGTGCTAATTGTTCAGCAATTTCGGTGGAAGGGGTGATTGGATAACCACCGTAGAATTTTACACCAGCGGCAATCGCACCCTCAACAACTGCTTGGTTACCTTGTAACAGCAGAATTCTTGACATAGGGACTTCACTCCTTTATTTATCTACAAAGATAGCATAATCAGGGCAACGCATTTCACATTGTCCGCAGTTAATACAATTTTCTTCAGCAACGGCTTCGACCTTGCCTATTTCGCTGACTGCGAGAACTTTTTTCGGACAGAAAGCTGCACAAATACCGCAGCCTTTACAGCGCTCAGTAACTATTTTTAAGCTCATATGGTGACCTCCTTATGAATCCTTATAATTTGAACAAAGCATATTGTTTGCTTTGCATATATTATAACAAAAATGTAGAATAATAGTATGACATTTTAGCTAAATTTATTTTATTTATAGCTGGCATTTGTGTTTTTTATAAGATATAATAAATTAAATAAGAGCGTAAAGCCTTGAATAATAAGGTTTTTACGCTCTTTTCTGTTTCATTGATACTATTTTGATACTATTTTTTTATAATTTGTCTAATAAATCAGCAATATTGCTGTGCTGCGTTGCGTATATGTGGCTGTATGTATTAAGCGTTGTGTTGATGTCCTCATGCCCTAGTCGCTCTGATATCGCTTTAATGTTTACATTGTTGTTAATTAATAAGCTAGCGTGGCTATGTCTTAAATCATGTACTCGAATTATTGGAAGTCCTATTTTTTCTGCTACGCGTTTTAGTTTCATCAATAAAGTGTGCCGTCTTATAAAGAAAATAACGTCGCTTTTTTTCGGCTCATATAAAGTATTGATGTATTCATCTAAAACAGATGTCGCCCGTTTTGGCAGCGTTAATTTTCTAACTGACTTTTTCGTTTTCGGCGTTTGCAATATGTATTTTCCTTTTACATATACTAGCGTTTTGTTTACTGATATCGTGGCAGCGTCTGCGTTGTAATCTGCCAGTGTTAACGCTAATAGTTCGCCTATACGCAGTCCACTAAAAAATAATACCGTGTATATAGCTTTGTATCGCAGTGGCATAGGGTAATCAATAAACTTGTTAAACTGTTCTAGCGTCCAATATTTTACACTATCTGCCTTACTAGCTCCTATGCTGCCTGCAATATTGGCAGGATTTTTAGGCAAGCCGTAAAACTTGCAGGCAAAATTAAAGACTGCTGATAGTTGCCCGTGATACTGTCTTGCCGTCGTTGGGCTATATTGTTCTAAAATGATATTCTGCCATTTCCGAACCTGTGCAGGCGTTATTTCGCTTATAATCTGCTTATTGAAATATGGCTTTATATTTGTGTTATATATAAACAGCTTACTTCCTATCGTCGACGGTTTTAATCTTGCCTTGCAGTCATCTATATAAATATCATACAAGGCTGAAAATGTTATATCTGCATTGTTCTTATACTGACTTAAAAATTCGCGTTCTGCGTCTTTGGCGTCACGTGCTAATTCAAAGCCACGTTTTACTTTTCGTTTACGTTCGCCTTGCCATGTAGAGTAATAGCAGGTGAAATAATATTTTTTTGTGTTTTTGTCTTGATATACAGGCATTGCAATTACTCCTTTGTGCGAGTACTAACATAACTAACATAGCACTAACATAGTTACTAACATGAAAAGCCTTGCCCCGTCTGCGTTTCGAGGTTCTACTAACATAACTAACATGATTTTAGATGAGAGCCTTATATAATAAAAAAAAACAGAGTAATAATTACCTCTTTTTTTTCAATATATACGTATCTATTATTTATGTTAGTAATGTTAGTAGTGTTAGCAACGCCTTTCAAACCAGCATGGTTACGCGGTTTTTTCTACTAACATTTGTACTAACATACTAACATTTTGCTAACATTCTAGCATTGTTGAAGAGTTATATAATTTAATCGAATATTTCGCAGCATACCATTACTGTAGTATCTGCCCTGTGAATTAAGAATTAGTTTACCACTATCCGCCCATTTTTTTTTGACGGCGTCGAATGAAAAGCCTTGACGTTGCAATTCCTGCGTTAATACAGTTTTGTTGATTTTTATACCAGTGCTATTAATGCGACCCCAGTAAATAGGATAGTCCATTCTATCTTTGCTAGGCGTACCTGTATCAAACTTATCAGCATTCACGCCTATAACATCCATAATGTACGTATAAGCACGTTCGGCAGCGTCGATTTCTTCTTTTGTTTTCA